>OEPD01000001.1_pt1 | contig 38902 bp, 29 predicted proteins | sample 1539451 | NCBI WGS metagenome assembly OEPD01 (sample SAMN02393684, study PRJEB22366) | soil metagenome | biome: freshwater stream | place: Canada: Laurel Creek, Waterloo, ON
CATTCGCCATTCAGGCTGCGCAACTGTTGGGAAGGGCGATCGGTGCGGGCCTCTTCGCTATTACGCCAGCTGGCGAAAGGGGGATGTGCTGCAAGGCGATTAAGTTGGGTAACGCCAGGGTTTTCCCAGTCACGACGTTGTAAAACGACGGCCAGTGAATTCCCGGGGATCCAGCATCTGACCCGGGAATCGCAGCGCCGGCTCGCCCTTCGCCTTCGCGCCCTCGACGAGGCCCGCGTCTCGGGCAGCACGGGGTGGGCCGACGTGCGCGTGATCGCGTCCACGACGCGAGACGTCGACGAAGAGCTCGCCGCCGGCCGGCTGATTCCCGAGCTGCGCCGGGCGCTTGCGCACACCCTGGACGTCCCGCCGCTGCGGACGAGACTCGACGACCTGCCCGTGCTGGTCCCGTACGTGCTGCGCCGCCAGGCCGACCAGGCCGGACGCGCCGCGCCGACCCTCTCGAACGAGTCGCTGGACCGGTTGAGGCGCTACCGCTGGCCCGGTAATCTCCGGCAGCTTCGAAACGTGCTCGGCTCCGCGCTCGCCGCCAGCCAGGGGCCGATCCTCGAGATCGGCGACCACCTGCTCGACAACGGCGTGCGGGTCGGCAGCTACAGCCTGATCGAACAGCTCGGATCGGGCGGCATGGGCGAGGTCTGGCTCGCCCGCCATCAGCTGCTGGCCCGGCCGGCGGCGGTCAAGATCGTGCGCGAGGCGACGGTGGGCACCGGGGAGGACGGGCACACCTTGCGCCAGCGCTTCGCGCGCGAGGCGCAGGCGACGGCCGCGCTCCAGTCGCCGCATACCGTACAGCTGTTCGACTTCGGCCGGACCGACACGGGCAGCTTCTACTACGTGATGGAACGGCTGCGCGGCATGGACCTGCAGCGGCTGGTCGAACGGCACGGTCCGATGCCGCCCGAGCGAGCCGTCTTCCTGCTGGCGCAGGCCTCCCGCTCGTTGTCGGAAGCGCACGCCCTCGGACTGGTCCACCGCGACATCAAGCCGGCGAACCTCTTCGCGTGCCTGCTGGGCACCGAGTGGGATTTCCTGAAGGTGCTGGATTTCGGCGTCGTGTCACGCCAGGAGCCGGAATCGACGGCGCCGATCACCGCCGCCGGCCTGATGCTGGGCACGCCGGCGTTCCTGGCCCCGGAACTCGTCCCCGGTCAGGGGGCGTTCGACGGACGCGCCGACATCTATTCGCTCGGCTGCGTGGCCTTCTGGCTGCTCACGGGCCGGCCGCCCTTCCAGGCCGCCGACGCCATGTCGCTGCTGAAGCACCACGCCACGACGACGCCGGTTCCGCCGTCGGCGGCGTCCGGTTCCGCCATCCCCGCTGATGTCGACGCGCTCGTGCTCGAGTGCCTGGCCAAGGTGCCGTCGCGCCGGCCCGCCGACGCCCAGGTGCTCTGGGAACGCCTTGACGCGCTCTCGGTCGCCCATCTGTGGGACCAGCGGCGCGCGCGTGCGTGGTGGGAACGGCACGAGCCCGAGCTGGCCGGACACACCTGAGTCCGCCACTCAGGCCGAAGTGCAGCCCGGCCATGACCGACCTCTCGGCCGCGGATCGGTCAGTGCGTCGATGGAGCCCGGCGCCCTGCAGCCGGGCCTGGAAGCGGCCGATACTGCCCTGCGGACCTCGCGCCCGCATGCCACTGGCTCGTGCCCGCCGTCGCCTCCGCCGCCGCGCCGCCACGCCGACGCCGCGTGAGCATCATCGCGTCTATGTCGTGCTGCTGAAGAATCCTGCCGGCGACGGTCGTGACGGCTACTACGTCGGCATGACCGGACTCACGCCCGAGGCACGGTTCGCCAACCACAAGCGTGGCTACAAGTCGGCGCGGGTCGTGACGCGCTGCGGTGTCGGGCTGGCCTACGAGTGGTTCGAAGACATTCCGGCGATGCCCTACGGCGAAGCGGCGCTCACCGAACCGGCGCTGGCCGATGAGCTGCGTGATCGGGGGTTCCTCGTGTTCGGCCCCACCAATCGTAACGTTCCTTCCAGGCGCCGTCCGACGAGACTCAGAACCGGTAGAGGAGCCTGACGAACACGCGGCTGCCTTCGTACGGGCGGTTGCCGTAGCCGGTCATCAGCCCGCCCAGCCAGTCGATCCGCGGCGTGCCGGTGGCGTCGGTGAAGCCCACCGGCCCGTTGGAGTCGAGCGTGTTCCAGTCCTCTACGTCGAGCTTGTCGAACCAGTAGGCCAGCGCGATCCCGACGCTCGGCGTGAAGTAGTACCTCACGTCGGCGGTGAAGCGGTTCCACTCGTTGACGACGTTGGGCAGCGGGACGAACTGCCCGGCCGTCTGCAGCGCCGCGATGCGCGGCCCGCCGTAGTTGAAGGCGTTGTCGGAGTCGTTGTACTCGTAGCTGAGGTGCACCTCGGCCTTCTGGCGGGCCAGCCCGGTGAGGTCGAGATAGCCGAGCACGGTGTTGACGATCTCGTTGTTGTCGAGGGTCCAGTTCCGGGCCGGGTCGGTCCACGTCGGGTCGGGCGGCGGATTGGCGGCGCGCGACTTCTGCAGCGCGTCGAAGTCGTCGCGGCCGACGCTCAGGCCGAAGTGCAGCCCGTCGTTCGGGCTCACGTCGACACCGCCGACGACGGCGTTCACGTCCTGACTGAGCAGGCCGAACTGCTCGCGGCCCGCCGGGATCGACTCGTCGGCCAGGAACGTGTCGCGCGTGGTCGAGAACTGCACGAACACCCCCAGCAGGCTCAGCGGATTGGCGCTGAGGATGATCGCCCCGCGGGTGCGGTCGCGGTCGGCTTCGTCGTAGTAGCGCAGCCCGGGCTGCGTGCCAGCGGGGCCCTGCTCGTAGTCGACGCCGCTCAGGATGTAGCCGTCGCCGCGACGCCGCCCGGTGTCGAGCGTGGCCCGCACGGTGAGCCGTTCGAACAGGGCGGCATCGTAGGCGAGCCTGAGGGTGTTCTCCGACACTTCGCTGAAGCCGCGGCCTTCGCGGTCGAAGAGTTCGTTGGCATAGCCGACGCGCAGCGATCCGAGGTCGCGCAACCGGAAGGTGGCGTTGGCGTCGAAGTTCTTCCGCGTGATGTGGTAGTACTCCGAAAAGCCTTCGATGTGCTCGGTGATCGGGTCGTCGGTGAACTCCTCGGGTACGGAGTCGAAGCGCACGTACTCGCGGGCGTCGAAGTGCGGCGTCTTGTTGTCGTGCTGGTTGTAGCGGTAGCGAGCCTGCAGGGTGAGATACGACGTGGGCCGGCTGTTCATGTTGACCAGCGCGTTCAACCCGTTGACCGCGGCCTCGGCCGTAGTGCGGGGCAGAGTGCGCAGCCCGGGGAAGGCGGCCAGCACCGGGGGGTTGTTCACCGACGTGTTGAGCGACCAGGGCAGCAGCGACTCGTTCTGCCGCATGTAGGTGAGCTGCACGTTGCCGTTGACGGTGGTTTTCGGCAGCGCCTTGTACATCCCTGTCAGGCCGAACGAGTTGAGGGTGTTGCTCGGCCACAGCGCGGCCTGTCCGAAGGCGGGGCCGTTGCCGTTGCTGTAGCCGTTCGGGTCGTACGGGCCGAGAGGTGGCAGCAGGCCGTTGGTGAAGTCGGTGGTCCGGATCGGATTGTCCCAGGTCAGAGTCTGGATGTCGTTCGAGAAGTAGCTGCCCCAGTAGTCGACACGGAACATGCCCTTGGTGTTGACCCACTCGGTGCCGGCCTTCAGCTCGTTGTTGCGCTGATCGATGGGCACGGCCAGCTGATTGACGTTGTTGAAGGCGAACGACGCGTTCCACGGCATCGAGCCGGTACGCCCCGTGGAGGAGAAGTCCACGTCCACGCCGAAGGACGGCGTCGGCACGAAGTCCAGCCTCACGCCGGAGATCTCGCGCTTCACCGCGATGTCGTCCGGCAAGAGGAACTGGTTGTAGATCGAACGGTTGGCGATGGCCAGCGCGGCGGTCGTGGCGTTGCAGGTGGTGGGCCCCGACCCCGGGGCGCAGGGCACGCCCACCGCGGTGCCATCGCCGGCCGCGTTGGTCGGTCCTTGAACTGCCTGGCGGATCGCCGGGTCGAGCGTGAACCGGCCTCGCCCGTCGCCCTGCCAGACGAGCGGCGCGTCGTACAGATAGTTCATCGGGATCGAATCGAAGAGGCCGCCGACCGTCAGCTTGCCGTCGGTGTACTCCCCGGCGTAACGCTGGTCGCGGTAGCCGGCGTTGAAGGCGCTGGCTTCGAACCGGTACTTCTCGGCGTGCCGGGTCATCTGGAAGAACGAGGTGACGCCCTGGCGCAGATCCCGGAACCGCTCGAAGCGGGCTTCGTCGCCGGTGACGTCGCCGCCCCGGTACCCGAAGTCCACGAGCCCGCTCGACGGCACGGCCGGCGGTTCGGGTTTGGTCGGCGGGGTCTGGGCGTGGGCCACGGCGGCCGCGGCCACCAGCAGCGTCGCGACGGTCGTCAGACGTGTGGTCAGCATCGCAGGCCTCCCCATCACCGCAGGAAGAACTTGCCGTTCGGGTGATTCGACCCGTGCACCTGCTGGTGGCAGTTCGCGCAGGACTTGCCGTAGATCTTGTTGGCGTTCTGCGAGGTCATCAGCGTCGATCCGTCGTAAGGCGTGGGCGGATGCCGTGAGGTCACATGGCAGCGCTGGCACAGGAACGGCAGCTTCGCCTGCAGCATGCGGTCGTTGTTGCTGCCGTGCGAGTCGTGACACGTGGTGCAGCTGTCGACGACCGGCGCGTGCTCCCACAGGAACGGCCCGCGCTTCTCGGTGTGGCAGCTGGTGCAGCTCTGGTCCACCGTGGTGCCGGTGCGCAGCAGCTTCACGTTCACCGAGCCGTGCACGTTGTGGCACGACGAACAAGTCATGCGGCCCTCGCGCACCGGCATGTGATTGAAGCGCTGCTGCTTGTTGGTGACGGTCTGGTGGCACCGGGCGCAGGTGATCTGCTGGGTCTTCCCGCGCATCAGGGTCGGCCCCTGGCTCGAGTGCACGCTGTGGCAGTCGGCGCACTTCAGGTTCCGGTTCTCGTGCTGGCTGCCGTCCCACAGTGCGTGGTCGCCGCGGTTGTGGCAGGTCTGGCACTGCCCGTTGGCGACGCTGGCCGCGACCTTGTCGAACTGCACGGGCTTGACCGTCTCGGGGTCGTTGGCGTGCGCCTCGCCCGGGCCGTGGCACGACTCGCAGCCCTGGTTGGCCATCGGCGTCCGCGGGTTCGCCGTGAACCCGTGCCTGGTGGCGTTGACGGTGGCGTCGTAGCCGGTGTGGCAGCCGGCGCAGGTCTCCGAGCCGACATAGCCCGAGGCAGGCGCCTGCGGCTGGCCGCCCGTCTGGGCCTCGACGCGGGGCGCCTGCGAGGCGGGGGCCGCAGCGGACGCCGGGGCGTCGCCGACGGGGGAGGACGCCTGCAGCGCGATCGCCGACACCAGCGTGAGTGAACACGCCAGGAAGGCTGCCCGCAGTGACCATTGCCGGGTCGTCGTCCCCATGGCCTCCCCTTTCACAATGACCGGCGTCAGGCTCCGGACGCCGCCTGGACACCTCGCACGTCGTTTCCGGATGCCGGCAGATGCAAGACCGTGACCGCACCCCGGGCCGCGAGTAATACGCGAAATATCTGGAATGTTGGGGCGTCGCGACTCGGAACAGGGCGGGAATAACCCCCACGACAGCGCGGGTCTTTCGCGCCGGCCGGTATAATCCACACACCCCGGGCATGACGGGCCCTTCCGCTCCGCCGCCGCCGGCCCGTCTCGACGCGGCCTACGCGTGGACGCTCCGCCTGGCAGACCACGTCGGGGCCCGTGCGGGCCTGGTCGTCGCGCTGGCCGTCGCCGCGGGTGTGGTCGCAGCGCTGGTGGCCACGCTGGTCCTCGATCGCTTTCCGAACTCCGGCGACGAGTACGCCTACGTCTACCAGGCGGAGACGATGGCCAGCGGCCGGCTGTGGAATCCGGCGCCCGCCGCGCCCGACCTGTTCGGGTCGTACTACGTCGTCACCGACGGGGATCGCACGTTCGGTTCGTTCCCCATCGGCTGGCCGGTCGTGCTCACCGGCGCCGCGATGGCCGGGGTGCCCCTCTGGCTGGTGAACCCGGTGGTCGGCGTGCTGTCGCTCGTCGTGATCGTCGCGCTGGGCCGCGAGCTCCACGGGCCGCGTATCGGCGTGCTCGCCGCACTCGTGGTGGGCACGTCGAGCTTCTTCCTGTTCAACGCCGCGTCGTACTTCTCGCACCCGCTCACGGGGCTGCTCGTGCTCGTGGCGGCGTTGGCCGCCGCACGCTCGGCCGACGGCCGCGCGGTGTGGCCTGTGGTCGTCGGCTTCTCGGTGGCGTGGGCGGTGCTGGCCCGCTACTTCACCGGCGTCGTGTGCGCCCTGCCGGTGATGGCGCTGCTCGTCGCGCGGCGCGGGCGTGTGGCCAATACGCTCGCCCTGGTGGCGCTCGGAGGACTGCCGTGGGTGCTCGTGCTCGCCGGCTACAACGACGCGCTCTCGGGATCGCCATGGCAACTCACGACCCTCGGCGAGACCTACGGCAACTGGTTCCGCCAGAAATGGGTGATGCGCGGGTTCGACATCCTGGGCAACCAGCTGCTCCGCTACGTCCTGTGGACGCCCCCCCTGCTGGTTTTCCTTTACCTGTGGGGGCTTCGGCGGCGCCCCACGGCCGCGACGGCGCTCGACTGGATGCCGGTGGTCGTCGCGCTGAGCTTCTTCCCGTACGTGAACCGCGGCGGCAACCAGTACGGGCCCCGCTTCTACTACGAGGCGTTCCCGTTTCTCGCGCTCGCGGTCACGGCCGCGGTCTTCCGTGACGAGCGCCTGTCCGACACGGGCAGCCGGCGGCGCTTCGCCGCGCTCGCGGCGAGCCTTGCCGTGGTTCCGGCCGCCTTCCTCGCGCACGCCGCGATCGAGCGCCGCGTCGTGACCGAGCGACAGGCCCCGTACCGCGACGCCCGGGCGGCCGGGCTCGACCACGCGATCGTGCTGATCGCAGGGCGGATCGGCAGCACCCGATCGATCGACGGGCGGGACCTCACGCGCAACGGCCTCGCCGCCAACGGGCCGGTGCTGTTTGCCACCGACGTCGGCGACGCGGAAGGCTGCCGGCTCAATGCGCTGCACTACGGCCGGGCGCTGTATCGCTATGCGTGGGTGCCTGAGCGCCAGGCCGGCACGCTGACGCCGGTGGAGTGTCCACCGACCAGTCGGGCCCAGCCGTCGGGCTCTCGTCGGTGAGCCAGGGGTGGTCGGCGGCCTGCGTCCGGCCTCCCGGGCGGCCCTCACACCGCGGCGGCCCGCCCCATCTTCCGGACCGCGACCCACAAGCAGACCGCGGCGTAGATCAGCAAGCCGTTGCGCAGCAGGAGCACGGCCGTCAGCAACGGTCCAAGCCCCGTGGCGAACTCGCGGTGTGGATAGAACGCCGGCACGATGAGCGTCGCGGCGACGATGTACCAGGCCGCGCGTCGTGCCTCCGCCGGCACGGTCGTCGCCGATCCGCCGGCGGCCTCGGGCGCGTGTGGCGGCGCGGTCAGCGCGAGCGCCGCCAGCGGCAGCAGCCAGAGGTGGAACTGCGGGCTGAGCACGGTGTTGGTCGCGACGAACGCGGCGATGGGCAGCAGCAGCACCACCGCCATGTCTGCGACCGGCACCTGTCGCGATCTCCGTGCGCCCATCCGTGAGCCCAGGCGCCACGCCGTGGACGTGGCCGCGGCGACACCTGCGAGCGTCGCCACGATCCACAGCAGCCGTCCGGGCCCGACCAGCCGCACGGCCAGGGGACCCGTCACCTCGTGCGTCCGCCACATCAGCTCCCAGCCGGCAGGCACGCCGGCGAAATGCAGCGCCCACACGATCGACGCCAGTGGCGACTCCACCTGTAAACCGCGTCCCACGTGATACGAGACGAAGCGCCACCACGGAACCCAGAGGGCCGCAGCGATCAGCGGTAGCGAGGCGAGCGCGGCACCGGCGGCGAATCGCATCAAACCGCCGCGCCCGCGTTGCCAGGCGAACACGGCGAGCATGGGAACGACGAGCGCGGGGTACAGCTTGGTACCGGCCGCGATCGCCACCAGGACCCCGCCCGACAGCGCCCGCCCCCCGGCCACCGCCAACGTGGCACCGAGGGTGAGGACCGCCGGGATCAGGTCGAAGCGCTGCAGCAGCACGTGCCCCAGGGCGGCGCTTCCGAGCGAGTAGGCCATGAACGGCACGAGGTCGCGAAGCCCCGTCCGATTGCGCACGCCGAGCCACAACAGCAGGGCCTTGATGACGGCGTCGGCCGCCCACATCTCCAATCCAAACGCCAGGCGAAAGCCTTCGAGATCGTGCGAGAGCGCGTGCGGGGGCAGGAACCACAGGAGCGCGTACGGCGGGTATTCGAACGCCACCTCGCGGTACACACGGGGGCCGTGCAGGAGCGCCTCGGCGCCGCTCTGGAAAACGGTCAGATCACCCGCGGCGCGGCCAATCGCCAGGCGGCTGAGCACCGGAAGCGTCGCCACCGCCCACAGGGCCGCGGCCGCGATCAGGCGGCGTGCCGGCGTGAGCGCCAACCAGGCGTGTCCGGCCCGCTCCTCGGCCGAGCGCACCGAGTGCGCCCGCGACGGGCTCTGATGTTCGTCCGGGCGACGAGGCGGTTCACCACCATTCGCCATACGCCTCCAAGGTTCGCTGATGGCCTTTTCCGGCGATGGTCGCCATCAGCGACGTCTGGCGGTTCAACCGCCGCCCGGGCGTGGCCGCCACGCCGGTGTTACGACAGGGCCTTCAAGGCCAGCTGCATCACCTGGTCGAACGGCATCACGGCGAACACCACCGGCACGTAGGGCAGCAGCGTGGCCAGGACCAGCAGGAGGACCGGGCGCACGTCCAGCACCAATGGGTTGATGTTCTGGACGCCGGCGACGATGCCGAACAGGTCCACGGTGGCCGAGAAATCGGGCACGCCCAGCGCGTCGGCGTTCATCTCGCGATGCCCGGGCTCGGTCCAGCGCTTCTGGAACTCGCGACCGAGCCGGCTGGCCGCCTGACCCCACTCGACGGTGCCACGCTCCTGGAGACGGACGAGCGGCAGCGAGAGCAGGAGCAGCGGTCCGGCAAAGGCGACGAGAACGGTAACCACCTGGGCGCCGATGAAATACCTGAACTCGATCGGCAGGCGGGCGTCGACGATGATGGCCTCCGCAATCGTTCCGGCGGCGATGGTCCCCACCGCGAACGCCAACACGGTGAATCCGCGCAGCGGAGTCAGAATGAAGCGCATGCCGCCCAGCCGGTCGGGGTGGGTCGCCACCAGGCGGAGGTCCATTCGCGCCACGACCCACAGGAACCGGACCCACAACAGCAGTCGCCAGACCCAGGCCGCCCAGAGCGCGATGAACAGCGGGTGGCTGACGAGCAGCCGCCACCATCCGGCGTACGACAGACTCTCGGCCGCAGGCCTCGCCCACGTGGCGCCGTCGGCTTGCACCGCCGGCGCGGCGAACGTCACGATGTAGGCGACGGCGAGCAACCCGACATCCGTGACCCGGGAGGCCATGAGCCGCCGCGTCGACCCGACCAGCGCCTGGTAGCGGTCGAGGTCGTGCCTGGCGATGATCTCGGCGTCCACGAACGCGTGCACCGCCGACGCCAGCTGCGGCAGGTAGACCGACGCGGCGCCGACAAACAACGGCGCCGCCACGAGATAGCGCACGTACGCCTCGAGGTCGAGCAGCAGCGATTGATGCGGGGTCGCCGCCAGCGCGTGGCCCTCGACCGCGGCGAGGAGGGCCAACGGCAGCCACGTGATCGCCGCGGTGGCGAGCACGCAACGCCAGGTGGAGCGCCCGACGAACCTGAAGGGCGGGGACTTGACGAGCCACGGGTACGGGCCCGCCCCGAAAGGACCATCGTCGGACGCCACGGACGTCGGGGCTGGATCCCGCGAGGAAGCCACCATGATCGGTAGCGGATAGTACAGGATTCCCGCGCGCCCACGCCGCCGCCGCCCGCGAGCCTGGCGAAAGCACATCTGGCGCCGCGTGGCTTGTGTTAGCCTGCGGCGGATCCGAAGCACGTACCTTGCCCAGACGCGCCTCGAGTTCACGGTGCCTCAGCAGCGGCGACAGGGGCGGCGACACGTGCTCGGCGTCCCAGACGCGCGCCAGCGCCTGCGCCTCCGAGGCCAGGACGCCTGGCTGCTGCACCGGCATTCGCGCACACGACACGTCCAGCAGCAGAAACACCAGAGGGAACCCGGCGGCCCGGCGCAGCGGCTTCGGCATGCGGCATTATCGCCTGTGCCGCATTGGTCGCTGGGCGGCACAGCCCGGAGGTTCCTCGGGTCCTGGTTCCTCGGTTCCTGGGTTCTGTTCCGGGGTTGCGGGGTTTCGGGGTTCGAGGTTCCGTATAATCCAAGCCAAACCGGTGCCCATGTCATGCCGTTCATTCTGATCACGGCCGTGGCACGGCAGCCGCAACTTACCGAAGCCACGCGACAAGGCGCTGCTCATCGTGATCACGCCCTACCCCGGAACCGGCAAGTGACATTGGGCGGTTACTGAGGTCATGGACCAGAGCCTCAAGACGCGACCGGGCCGCCGGCTCGGCTTCGGCGCACGCGTGACGCTGGCGTTGCTCGCGTCCACGACCGCCGCGTTCGCGCTGTCGTGGCTGCTGCTGTCGTCGGCGGCCGAGACGGCCGCCACCAACGCGGCGGCGGGCCGCGCGGCGACGATCGCGCGGCTCCTGGCGGCCGAGAATCGCGTCGCGCTCGCCGACGGGCAGCACCTGTCCATCACGATCCGATCGGCGCTCGCGGAGCCGGGTGTCCGCGAAGCGCTCGTCGTGGACGGCCTCGGTCGCGTGCTCGCGCCGGCCGAGCGACGCGACGAGCGGCTGAGCGCGTTTCCGCACCTGGGCAACATCCACACGCTGCAGGGGCTCGTCACCGTCGTGGCGCAGGACGTGATCGAGGCGGCCGACGTGGTCGACGCCGGCAGCCGGCGTGTGGGCGCCGTGTGGCTGAGCATGGACCGCGCCGCGACTCCGGACGCCGCGGGGGCCGCGCGGCTCTCGCTGCTGGGCGCGCTGCTCGGGTCGCTCGCCGTCGGGCTGATTGCCGCGCTCCTGGTGCGCCGGATGATCGTGCGCAGCCTCGAGGCGTTTGCCGCGGACGTGGACCTGGCGATCGGCGGGCGCCAGGAGGCCCTGAGGGCGGACCATGGCCTGCCGGCGCTCGGCCGGCTCGCCGAGAGCGTGGACTATCTCATCGAGCGCCGCAGACCGGCGGCGGAAGACGCACCGCCCCTCGCGTCCACGCCGGTCGCCACGGCGGGCGGCGACGGCAGGCTGCTGCTCGATGCCGGCTTCGTCGTCCTGGATGCCAACGACGCGGCGGCCGGCATCCTGCAGTCGTCCGTGCACGGCCTCATCGGCCGCCACGTGCTGGAGGCGATCCACGACCATGGGTTCGTGCTGGGGATCATCGATCTGCTTGGCGAGCTGTCGAGGGTCGAGGGAACACGCCGCATCATCGCGACCGGCACGGGCCGGCGGTACGAGGTTGCCGCCCAGAACACGCGGGACCGCGGCACCGTGCAGGTCATCATGCGACCGAGCGGCGGATAACAGACCTTGCGCGCTGGACCGTTCGCGGCAGCGCAGGACCTCCCCGATCCGGCTTCAGCCCAACCTGAACCGCCGTGCACCAGGCGGCCGGCATGAAGCCTTCACGGCAAACGGCACGTTCGAGGGACAGATTCCGGGCGGCACCGATGGATTCAACGCGCTCGTGTATTGCGCTGACATCGGCCTCGCACACGCGCTCGCCGACGACGGTACGAGTGTGGCCGTCATCGCGCGCCGCCGGCTTGTCTTTCTCGGCGCCCGGTAGCTCCCGCACGGGGTCGAGCACCCGGAAATCCGCGACTGGTTCTCAGAATCGCAGCCGCATCAGCGTCGCGCTGCCCCCGTCGCGGGGCGTCACGATGAACAGATTCGAGTACTCGTCGTCGGCAATCGCGATCGGATCGTTCACGCCGAGGGCCTTGATGATTGCCGGCAGCGTGTTGGAATGGCCGACGACGAGGACGACGCCCGCGGGATGCTCCTGTTTCATCCGGGCAACGACCTCGTCGGTGCCGGTACCGGTTCGCACCGCTTGAATCTTGAGCCGCGCCGCCAGCGGCTCGGCGGTCTTGATGGTCCGCTGGTATTCGGTCGTGTAGATGGCGGTGATGCCGGCATCGGCCAGCATGGTTGCGAGGGCGGCCGCGCGCTGCTCGCCGGCCGGCGAGAGCGGCGAATCCTTCGACGCGTCCAGCCGTTCGGCATGCCGCACGAGGAGGACCGCACGCTGTGCCTGGGCAGGCACCGCCGGCAGCAGAACGGCCGCGAGGACGACGACGGTCCGCACGGCCGGCAACACGTGTCTCATAGAAACCCCCTGTCCTGGGCGGCCGATCTCATCCCGGCAGGGACGGCACTGGGTCGCCCCTACCGTTGCCGGCGCCGGTCATTGACGGCAAACAACACGGCGCCTGCCGCGAGCGCCGCTGCTCCTCCGACCAGCTGCTGTCTCGTCGCACCGCCGAGGATGGCGAGCGAGACCGCGATGGCCAGCACCGGCACCACCGGTCCGAGCGGCACCACGAAGGTGGCGGCCTTCACCGACGGGTCGGCCCGGTGCCGCAGCTTGAGCGTCGCGGCACAGGCGCCGGTGTAGGTCACCAGCCGTGCGACGGCGCTGACGGCCGCCAGCTTGGCGAACGACCCCGACAACGCGAGCGCGAGTGCGACCGCGGTCGTGAAGAGCACGGCGTTGGACGGCGTGCGGAACCGCGGATGGATCCCGCCACGTTCGTCCCGTCATCGTCCATTCACCGGCTTCGAGGGTGTAAAGCCCCTGGGGTGTCTCGAAGCCGGATCGTACAGCGAATTCATTGAAGTCGCTAAGCCGGGTCTCCCAAACGGAAATCTGCTCAACTCCATCACCCAGTGACACAAATTTCATCCCGAGGCTGTTGGTCCAAATCGTAGCCTCGCGCGGATTTGACGACGGGGCGGCGGACTTCCATGTCGATGCGGTTCGTGGCTTCGCGGCAAAGTAAACTCCCAAACAAATCACTGCCATCGCTCCAACTGTCATCCCAACAATGGCTCGACGATTTCGAACAATATCTAAAATCGCAGTTTCTCCTTCGACTCGATCCATGTCGCTGCGCAACTCGGCGACCTGCTGGTAACGGCGATCGGGTTCCTGCTGCATTGCCCGCAATACAACGGGATCAAGCCATGCATCGACCTGAGCTTTCTTCGAAGGAGGATCGAACGATCCCCGCGGGACTTCGCCGGTCAGCATCTCGTAAAACATCACACCAAGGCTGTAGATATCCGCACGGTGGTCGGCCCGGCCGTGCCATTGTTCCGGCGCAATATAAGCGGGCGTGCCGAGAGCGACGTTCGTAGTCGTGCGTTCGGACGCCAGATTGGCACGGGTCAGCTTGGCTAACCCAAAATCGCCAACCTTCACCCGGCCCGTTCGATCCACGAGGATATTGGCGGGCTTGATGTCGCGATGTACGATCCCCGCTGCATGTGCAAAGCGCAGGGCGTCGCAGATCTGCCGGATGTAGTCGAGCACCTGGTCGACGCTGAGTCTCCGTCCCCGCAGCAACTGGGCAAGGTCGGTGCCATCAACATACTCCATCACGAAGAAAAGATGCCCCTCAGCGGTCGCACCGAAGTCATGAACTGTCACGATGTTCGGATGTTGTAAGCGCGCCAGCGCACGTGCCTCCCGCTCAAACCGTACCGCATTTTCCTCAACCTCGCTGACTTCAAGCGGCAAGATTTTGATCGCGACAAAGCGCCCCAATGATGGCTGCCACGCCTGGTATATTGCCCCCATTCCTCCCCGGCCAAGAAGCGCCTTGATCTCATAGCCCGAGAATAATGGAGCCAGTGCCTCAACGCTCGGGGGAATCCAATCGGAGGACCCGCCTTCCGCCAGACCGCGCAGGAGCAGGTCTCGAGGATCGAGTCCGTGAAGGTTCGCGGAATCCGGCAGCTTCATCTCAGGAAACTATTCGAGTTTCGCAGCTCGAAGTTACGGGAACCGGCTGCCGATTCGATCAAAATGCACGGCATTGTGCTCCTTACGCCCAGCTAAGGAAAGATAATGAGGAAGAGCCGCACTTTTCGCCCACGACCATCCCATTTCCTTGAGATGGTGCTCGCGAGAGGATTCGAACCTCCACGGGTTGCCCCACACGGTCCTGAGCCGTGCGCGTCTGCCAGTTCCGCCACGCGAGCTTTACTTCGGCGTTTTCCGCCGAGGGGCGGCGTATCTCGCAGAGACCGCCGCGGTTTGCAAAAAGAATTTTGAGCCGTCTCAGCTGATGCGCATCGGCATCAATACGTACAGGAATGGCGTCTGCACTTTGATGACTCCGGGGCTCATCTCGTCGATGAGATCAAGGAACACTTCGTCCTCTGGCAGCGCCCGAAGTGGCGCCATGAGAAACTCGGGATTAAACGCGATCGAGAATTCGCGGCCCTTGTAGTTTACGGGAAGGGATTCACGTGCTTCACCAACGTCCGGGGTGTTCGCGGCGATTTCGATGTTGTTCTTCGAAAAGACCAGCTTCACCGAATTCGACTTTTCGCTCGCAAGCAGCGACACACGATGCACGGCGTTGTGAAAGAGTTCGCGCTCCAGCGAAATGCGTTCCTTCGTTTCACCCGGGATGACCTGGCGATAATTCGGGTAGTTGCCCTCGATCAGCTTCGACACGAGCAGCGTGTCCTTCACTTCGAAGGCTACTTGGTTTTCGCCCACGGTCATCTTGACTTCGCCATCGTCGGAAACGAGACGCGCGAGTTCCGCCACACACTTCGTCGGCACAATGATTTCGACTTCCTGGCTGCGTGGAAATTCCACCTCGATGTCGACCAGCGCGAGCCGTCGACCGTCGGTCGCCACCATCGTGAGCTTGTTATCCTTGAACGAAAACAGAATGCCGTTGAGCACATAGCGCGTCTCGTCGGTCGAGATTGCATAGCTCGTCTTCTTCAAGCCATCGCGCATGTCTTTTTGCTTCAGTGTAAATTCCTTCGCACCTTCGAATCGTGGAAGCGGAGGAAATTCTTCCTCGGGCAATCCCATGATCTTGAAGAAGCTCTGCCCGCAGCGAATCGAAGCCACGTTCTTCGAATCCACTTCAATGCTCACCTCGGCTGCCGGAAGCTCGCGCACGATTCCAGCGAGGCGTCGCGCGGGCAGCGTGGTTGCGCCCGGTTTTTCGATCGCGGCTTCCACGCATCCGCTGATGCCGACATCGAGATCGGTCGTGGTGAATCGCAGTTTTCCTTCTTCCGCCTGCAAGAGAACGTTCGAGAGGATCGGCAGCGTGGTGCGCGTGCTGACCACGTTCTGCACAGTCTGAAGACCTTCGAGGAGCTTCTCTTTGCTGACGCTAAATTTCATATGGGGTGAGAAAGGGTTTGGAGGTGATGAATGAATGGGCAAAATGGCGCAACTCTTTTCCACCATGGGACCACATCTTGCGGTCCCGGCGGCACCAATTCGCCGCTCACCACAACGGGCTGCGCGCCCCCTCCAACGCAGCCCTTATTCGCAGCTCCGCCTAACGGTGAAGCTGCGCTTCGAGGAACGAAATGACCTGCCGAACTTTCTCCTCCTTGGTCATCCGTTCGCGCACGAGACGATGCGCATGCAACACGGTTCCATGATCGCGACCGCCGAACGCGTCACCAATCTCGCTCAACGAACCTTTCGTAAGCTCTCGCGAGAGGTACATCGCAATCTGGCGCGGGAACGCAATGTTTTGCGGGCGTCGTTTGCTCGTCATATCAGCCAGGCGCACATCAAAATGTTCGGCTACCCGTTTCTGAATCTGGTCGATCGTGATCGAGCGCCGCGCCTCTTCCTGGAGGATGTCCTTCAGCAGGTGCTCGATCTTCTCAAACGTGGGCTGCTGTCCGCTCAACGATGAATACGACGCCACTCGAGTGAGCGCGCCTTCCAGACGTCGGACATTCGTGCGAACGCGCTCGGCGATGTACTCGAGAATGTCCCTGCCAAGTTGGATCTCCAGCGCTTGGGCCTTCTTCCGAAGAATCGCCATGCGTGTCTCCGTGTCCGGCGGCTGCAACTCCGCGGTCAAGCCCCAGTCAAATCGCGAAACAAGTCGCGCCTCCAGATCAGCGAGTTCGGCGGGCGGACGGTCACTCGAAAGCACGATCTGCTTATGGCCATCGAATAACGCGTTGAACGTGTGGAAGAACTCTTCCTGGGACCGCTCTTTTCCCGCGAGGAATTGAATGTCGTCGATGAGCAGCACGTCCACGTGACGATACTTCTTCCGAAATTTCATGAGCGTGTTGTTCTGAATCGCGTCAATGAAGTCGTTGGTGAAGTGCTCGCTCGTGACGTAGGAAACTTTCGCCCCTTTCTTCTTTCCCAAAATGTGATGCCCGATGGCTTGCATCAGGTGCGTCTTGCCGAGACCTACACCTCCGTGCACGAAGAGCGGGTTGTAGGTTTTGCCCGGCTGGTTCGCCACCGCCAGACACGCGGCGTGAGCGTATTGGTTGGTCGCTCCCACCACAAAGCAGTCGAACGTGTTCCGCCCGTTCAGTCCATGCGTCCCGGGTTTCGGCGCTGGCTCTTCCTCTTCTTCCTCGGGAGGAGGAGGAGCGGCCGCCTTGCTCTTCTTCGTTTCCGGGCCACCCGCCGGAGTCTCTGCGATCCCTTGCGGGACCTCGAAAGAAAAGTGAATGACGCGTTCGCGTCCCAGCACAATCAGGACCGCAGAGCGAAGGAGGCCCATGTAGTTCGACTCGATCCACAACTGGTAAATGTGGCTGGGTGCCTGGAGCGTCATTTCCTTGTCGCTCAAGGCTACGAGTTCAATGTCCTTAAACCAGCGCGAGTACGAGTCTTCGCTGACGTCCTCGCGAAGGCGTTCAGTAATTTTGCCCCAGACAAAGGGCAATTCCTCAATCGTGAGAGGTTTATCCACAGTCATTAGGTGAGAGAGGTTCGGGGGGGGAAGTAGCGGTTTTTGAGCCGCCGTGAGGGGAAGAACGGTTTATTTGCGTGCGGAACAGCAAATCGAGATTTTTCAGCACCGCCCGGGAACCCGCTTGTTTGCTTGGTTCGCAGCCTGGTCACCTGTGGAACGCTGATCTGCACTCCGCTCTCCCTAATCGCCCTCAGGAAAAACCCTGAGTATGCGTTCGGGATAGATTTTTGCGGAGGATTTAAGCGGTTCTTCACAAGTTATTCACAGGTGCCCACGGCGTTCCCGCCGCGAGGGCGCGGAGGCTAGTTTCACCAGCGCAACCCGCCAAGGAAAATTGCCCGAATTTGAGGAACTTTATTTTCGGGTTTTTGCGCCTTTTCACTTGCTGAAACCGCGAACTTAGAAAGCACGCGCATCCGCGGGTGAAACGTACTTGTTACGCGTTCGTAGCATCCACCCGTTCGCGTATAGCCACGCGTTCGGGGTCTGTGGTGAAGCACAATCCCACGAAGAATGTCACAAACGTTCCCAGGGTAATCCGCCAGGGAAAGGCGATGACGAACGGGGTATCGATGCCGACTAGCTTCTGCACGTCCCCGCTGCTTAAAAAGATCACGATCACCACGGCCAGGACCATGGCGATCACGTTCCCAAAGTCGTTGCCGCGACGCTTGGTGAAGATTCCCAGAAGGAAAACCCCGAGCAGCGAACCGAAGGTGAAACCAAGAATTCCCAGCACCAGCGGAATGATCGGTGTCGTCGGATTGAGCGCGATGTAGTACGCAGTACCGACTCCAACCGCGACGATGAAAAGAGCGGCGTATACGGTGCTTTGCCGCAAAACCCGAACCCTCTGCCATTCGTCCACCAGCACGCCTTTCCGCTCGAGGCGGGGCAGGGCGAAGTCCCGTGAATAACTCGTCGCCAATGCATTCAACGCCGTGCTCAAGGAACCCATCGCCGTCGCAAGGATTCCCGCCGTCACCAGTCCGCGCATGCCCATCGGCATCACGTCGAGAATGAAGTATGGAAATACCTCACGGCCCACGATTTCTCCAGCGTCAGTCCTCGGGAGATTCGGATTTGGGTGAACCTGATAGTAGGTGTAGAGCAGAATGCCCACGAGGATGAAGGCACTCACCACCGGGAGGTCGATTAAACCCGACAGAATCGTCGCCTTGGCACTCTCCTTCCGGTTCTTGGCGGTGAGCATCCGTTGCACGGTATCCTGATCAATTCCGTGCGTGGCCATCGTCACAAACGTGCTCCCGATCACTGCAGCCCAGATCGTGTATTCCGAAGTGAGGACGTTTTTGATCCATGGCCAGAAACCCGGTTCCGGCGGCCTCGCGAAATCAAAGAACTGAGGCTCATTGATGTATTGCTGCGCAGTCGCCCAGCCACCTGGGATCTTGGCGAGCAGGAAAAAGATCGAAAAAGCCAGCGCAGCAACCAGCACACCCACCTGGATGAAGTCCGTCCAAATCACTGCGCGAATGCCTCCTATCGCCGTGTAAAACGCGGTCAGACCCGTGACGAGCACCACGGCTCCGGCGAAGAGCCAAAACTTTATCCAACCTCGGGCATGAGGATCGGATGGCATGCCAAAAAACATCTCCCAGGCGAGCACGAGAATAATCGCGCTAACATAAAGGCGTGTTCCCATGGCGAGCACGCGAGTGACCAAAAACGTGATCGACGCGAACTTTCTCGTTACTGATCCGAATCGCGTTTCGAGGAATTCGTACAATGAGATCACGCCCTGCCGGTAGAACAGGGGGATGAAGAGGAAGCTAACGATGATTCGCGCGAGGATCGTGCCGATCGCAAATTGCGCGTACGTCCAATTCCTCTTGATAAAACCGCTCTCCGGCGCGCCAAGGAATGTCGCAGCGCTGATTTCGGCAGCCAGAATCGAAGCCAACACCGCCCACCAGGCAATCTGCCGGTCACCCAGCGTGAACCCCTCGACGCTGTCGCTCTTCGAACGCTGGGACAACCCGATCCCGATGATCACGCCAAAGTATGCCAGCAAAACGAGCACATCGAGTATGACGGAGGAATTCATCGCGCGCAGGAGAGCGTCCCAAGGGGGGCAAAGACAAGGCGGAAGCGTTGCTTGTCGTCCTCACAGAGAGTTTTGGAGAAGATTTGGAAGGCGAAATGGCAGGAAACCAAGCAGGGAAGCCCGACGGGTGGAATTGTTGATCCCGCGTTTCGTGTGACACCGAATCGGCCGACGATGCAGGAGACGGCTAATGATCGGAACTCAATTGGACCGCGAACCTCCGGCCTTCCAAATCTTCCACGGCAGCGATCCTAAGCGGCTGCCACCGCAGCCGGCAGCGTCCTTAGCAGGACCTTCGAATTTCGCCCGCTCGCATCGTATTTCTTGCGGCGCTCCGGTGGGAGTGCATCAGGCGAGGTCTCCACAAATCCGCCTTTTTGTTGGAAATAATTGAATGCCTGCGTGCTCAAGGCAAAAAGCTGCTTCATCCCGCGATCGGCCGCGAGAGCTTCAGCAAACGACATGAGCTTCCTGCCATATCCCTGCCCTTCGGCGTTCTTCGCAACATAAAGACACGCGAGTTCCGCGATCTTCTGCTCGGGATAAAGGTGGATTGCAACGCAGCCGACCAGCGTTCGGTCGATTTCGAGCACCCAGTAATCCTCGATGTGCGCGAGGATATCCGTCCGGTTGCGTCGCACCAATTCCTCGTTGTTAACGCTTTCGCGGATCAGCGTCATGACGGCGCGAACGTCTTTCTTAAAGACACGCCGGATTTGTTGATACTCGTTCGAGTAAACCATTGTTCCCACGCCCTCGTGGCTGAATACCTCCGCGAGCAGGGCCTCGTTCATGTTCCCATTCAGCAAGTGCACGCGGGGTATTCCCTGCCGGCAGGCCCTCGCGGAATGCTCCAGCTTCGACAGGAGTTTCGGCGCCACTCCCGAACGTTTCTTCTTCACCAGTTCGTCGGCTTCATTGACCGACAACTGGCGCACGATCTCTCCTCCGACGGTCAGCCCGTCTGAGCCCGTGAGATAGATAATTTTCATCGCACGCAATGCCTCGGCGACCTCGACCGCGATTGCGTCGCTGTTCACGCGAAACGTGCGACCCTCTCCGTCGAATCCCATTGGCGGGATCAGAGGGATGATTCCCTGGTTCAGGAAAAGCTCGAGCGATTGCGTGTCGACGCGCTCCACCTTGCCGGTGTTTTGAAAATCCACGCCGCCGAGAATCCCAGCCGGATGCGCAATGATCGCGTTGGCATACGCCGCACGCAGGTCCACGGCCGTGAGGCCCTGCATGATCTCGTTCATCACGTTGGTCGCTGCATCAATACTCACCCGCAGCGTCACGTCGTCCGTTATGCCAGAGCCATCGGTATTCGAAAGCGTGACACCGCGCTCCGCCGCAAGAGCCGCGATTTGATGCGACGCACCGTGCACCAGGATCACCTTGATGTTCAGGGAGCGAAGGACGGCGACGTCCAACAGGATGTTTGAGAGATTTGGCGACGCGACAATTTCCCCGTCGATTGCCACCACAAAAATGCGGTCACGGAAACGAGGGACGTACTGCAGGATGCCACGGAGATCGGCGACTTTCATTTACGACCAAGCGAGGCGGGAACAGATACGCGTCGCACGATGTTGGGGAAGCAGAATTGAAGACCGCGCGAAAAAATCAGCGCGCGGTCAGGGTAACCGTATGCAATTGCCGCACGAGTTGTCCGCGCACCCGGCTGACCACGCTGACCGTAAAATCCACGAGGGATCCTGAACGACGTCCGCCGCTTCGAGCGCTGGCTGGTGCTGCTGGGCCTGCTCGCCATCGCCATTTTCATCGCCGTGCGCGCGTACCGCCGCAGCCAGGCCCTCGAGCGCGAGACGCGGATGCTCCGGGACGCCGGGAGCAATCCATCCGACGTGCTATAGTCGGCCGGAGCGAGACGGTGGTGACAACGGGCGAGCGAAAGCCGTGGCACGCGATCTTCCGGCTGCTGGAGCGCGACGAGCGGGTGTTCGCGGTCCTGCTCGCGGTGGCCATGGTCGCCGGCCTGGCCACGCTCGGCCTGGTGCCCCTCCGGCCCCGGCAGCAGATCGATCTCAACTCCCTGGTCCTCTGGTTCACCCTCTACAAGATCGGGATCTTCGCGCTGGTCACCGTCTATCCCACGCGCACGCGAGCCATCTTCCTGGGCGCGCTGGGCATCGACCTGCTCCTGATCTTCGTGCTGATGTTCCTCACCGCCGGCCGGGACACGCTCTTCTACCACCTGTTCTTTCCGCTCCTGGCGGTCAACGCCTACTACTTCGGTCCGTGGCTGGCTCTGGCCACCGCGCTCGTGGCCGGTGGCCTCTTCGCGGCGGCCTCCGCGCTCGCCCCACCGTTCGCGGGCTGGACCGCGGTCTCGATCCTGGCCGCGCTGTTCGGGATTCCCGCGGTCACCGTGGGCATCGTGGCCGAGCGTGAGCGGCGAGCGCGCAGCGAGGTCGAGCGGCTCAACACCCAGGTGACCGGGACGCTCAACCGGCTCCAGGCGACCCAGCAGGAGCTGCTGGTGGCGGAGCGGATGGCCACCGTCGGGCGCCTGTCGCTCCGGGTGGCGCACGAGGTGCGCAACCCGATTGCCGCCATCGAGCTCAACGCCGAGCTGCTGCAAGACATCGTCAGGGACCGCCCCGGGACGGACATGGACGAAGCCGGCGGGCTGGTGACGGCCATCCGTGATCAGGTGAACACGCTCGACGCGCTGACCGAGGAGTACCTGGCCTTCGCGCGCTTTCCGAAGCCGCATTTCGAGGAGGAGTCCATCAACCACCTTCTGGAGGAGCTGGCGGCCTTCCTGCGACCGGTCGCCACCCGCCAGGGGCTGACGATCAACGTGGCCAACGACCCGGCGGCGCCGATGATGGAAGTCGATCGGCCGCTCCTGCGCCAGGCGGTGCTCAATCTCCTGAAGAACGGGATGGAGGCGCTCTCGCGCGGGGGCGCGATCACGCTGGGCAGCCGCTGGGACGGCGAGGCGCTGGAAGTGTTCGTCTCCGACACCGGCAGCGGGATCACCTCCGAGGTCGCGGGCCGGCTGTTCGAGCCGTTCTTCACCACCAAGCCGCAGGGAACGGGACTGGGCCTGTCCATCACCCGGCAGATCATCGAGGAGCACGGCGGCGAGCTGACCTGGCGCAATGGCGAGGGGGGCGGGGCGACCTTCACTATCCGGCTGCCTCAGAAGGGGCGCGTCATTGTCTGAGCCGGCCACGCTGCTCGTTGCCGACGACGATCCCGGACTGCGCGAGAGCCTCGAGCGCACGCTGAGCCGCGAGGGCTACCGCGTCGTGCTCGCCTCTGACGGGCGGGCCGCGCTGGAACGGTTCCAGAACGGCGGCATCGATCTCATCGTGACCGATCTCAAGATGCCGGGGCTCACCGGGCTCGAGCTGCTGCGCGCGGCCAAGACCATCGCGCCCGACGTCGACGTCATCCTCCTCACCGCCTTCGGCACCGTCGAGGAAGCGGTCAAGGCGATGAAGGACGGCGCCTACGACTTCCTGACCAAGCCCTTCCGCCGCGAGCAGCTGATCAAGCTGATCGACAAGGCGCTGGAGCGGCGCGAGCTGATCGAGAAGAACAAGGCGCTGCAGCAGCGCCTGGACGATCTGCTCGGTCATGGCACGGTCATCGGCGCCAGCCCCGCCTTCCGCCGCATGATGACGCTGGTCGATCAGGTCGCCGACTCCTCGGCCACCGTGCTGATCCAGGGCGAGAGCGGCGCGGGCAAGGAGTCCGTGGTCCGCACCATCCACGAGCGCTCGCCGCGGCGGAGTGGGCCCTTCGTGGCCGTCAACTGCGCGGCGCTCCCGGAGAATCTGCTGGAGTCCGAGCTGTTCGGTTATGAGCGGGGCGCCTTCACCGGCGCCGCCGGGCGCAAGGAGGGACGGTTCGAGCTGGCCGACGGCGGCACGCTGTTCCTCGACGAGGTCGCCGATCTCTCGCCCGTGACCCAACCCAAGATTCTCCGCGTGCTGCAGGAGGGCGAGTTCGAGCGGCTGGGCGGCACGCGCACGCAGCGGGTCGACGTGCGGATCGTGGCCGCCACCAACCAGGACCTCGGCCAGATGGTGAGGGACAAGCGCTTCCGCGAGGATCTCTACTACCGCCTCAACGTCATCACCATCAACGTGCCGCCCCTGCGCGAGCGCCGCGAGGACATCCCGGTCCTGGCCAACCACTTCGTGCGCGTCTACGCGGCCAAGAACAACCGGCGGCTGGAGGGGCTCAGCGACGAGGCGGTGCGCCAGCTGGAGGCGTATTCCTGGCCCGGCAACATCCGCGAGCTCGAGAACGTCGTCGAGCGCGCCGTGGTGCTGGCCCGGGGCGCGCGCATCGACGTGGTCGACCTCCCACCCGAGATCGCCGGCGCCACGCCGCTGCCCGAGGGCGTGCTGAACATCCGCATCGGCACGCCGCTGGCCGAGGTCACCGCCCGGCTGCTGGAGGAGACGCTGCGGGTGACCAAGGGCAACAAGACGCTGACTGCCCGCTTGTTGGGCATCGACGTCCGTACCGTGTCGCGTAAGCTCGAGCGCCAGGACGAGGCCGAGGACCCCGACACTCCCGCTCAGTCCTGACCGCACTCGCGCTATTCTGACGTCATGAAGGCTTTGCTCGTCACCCGTGAGTACCCGCCGCACATCTACGGCGGCGCCGGCGTCGTCGCCGATCAGCTCAGTCGCGCGCTGGCCCGCCGCATGGCTGTGGAAGTCCGCTGCTTCGGTCCCCGCGAGCCGCGAAGCGACGGCATCGCGCTGCGCGGCTACACGCCGTGGGAGCGCATGGGCGGCAAGGACGGCCCGCGCTTCGTGCCCGCGCTGGAAACGCTGTCGATCGGCCTGGCCATGGCGCGCGACGAGGTGGACGCCGACGTCGTGCACGCCCACACCTGGTACGCCGACATGGGGGCGCTCTGGATCAGCACGCTCTACCGCATCCCGCTCGTCGTCACGCTGCACAGCATGGAGCCGCTGCGGCCCTGGAAGGCCGATCAGCTCGGCAGCGGCTACCTGGTGTCGTCGTGGATCGAGAAGACCGCGGTGGAGTCCGCGCACCGGGTGATCGCCGTGTCGCACAAGATGCGCGAGGACATCCTCGAATACTTCAAGGCCGATCCCGCGCGCGTCGTGGTCATCCACAACGGCATCGATCCCGACCAGTTTCGGCGCACGACGGACCGCGACGCGCTCGATCGCCTCGGCGTCCGCGCGCCGTACGTGCTCTTCGTCGGCCGGATCACCGACCAGAAGGGGATCTTCCACCTGCTGGAGGCGGCTCCCGCGCTGCCGGCCGGCGTGCAGGTGGTCCTGTGCGCCTCCGCGCCCGATACGCCGGAGATCGAGGAGCGGCTGCGCCGCGCGGTGGCCGGCCAGCCCAACGTGAAGTGGATCAACGAGATGGTGCCGGTGCCCGTGGTCACCCAGCTCTACAGCCACGCCGCCGTCTTCTGCTGCCCCTCGGTCTACGAGCCCTTCGGCCTCATCAACCTGGAAGCCATGGCGTGCGAGACCCCCGTGGTGGCCTCGGGAGTCGGCGGAATCCTCGAAGTCGTGGAGGACGGCAAGACCGGCCTGCTGGTGCCGCCGGCCCAGCCGGCTGCGCTGGCCGAGGCGCTCACGCGCGTCCTCGGCAACCCCGATCGCGCGCGCGACATGGGCAAGGCCGGCCGGCGACGCGTGGAGGAGAAGTTCGCCTGGGCCTCGGTGGCCGAGCGCACCGAGCAGGTCTACGCCGACGCAATCGCGGAGTTCAAGCGGTCGTCGGGCGACTGAGCGCGGTGCTCGCCGACTGCCGCGGCTTCGTCTTCGATCTCGACGGCTGTGTCTGGCAGGGTGACGTGCTCAACCCCGGGGCGGGCGAGACGCTGACCGCGCTGCACCGCGCGGGCCGCGGCGTGGCCTTCCTCACCAACAACTCCCGCGCCACCGGAAGCGACATCCGGGCCAAGCTCCACCGGCTCGGCCTGACCTGGGTCGAGCACGCCCTCACGCCGCTCGAGATCCTCGGCCAGGTCGTCGCCGAGCGGTTCGGTCCCTCGCGCGTGCTGGTGATCGGCGCGCCGGAGCTGGCCGCCGTGGTTGCCGGCGCCGGCCACGAGGTGATCGCCGTCGCCGATTTTCGCAAGGCGACCGTGGTCGCGGTCGGCAACGACTTCGACCTAAGCTACGAGCGCCTGGCCGCGGCGGCGCGTGCGGTGGCCGCCGGCGCTCCGCTGGTCACGCCGAACGTGGATCCCAGAAGCCGCACTTCGTCCGCGATGGCGTGGCGGCGACCCTAGGCGTGCCGCCTGAAAAGGTCCGCGCGATTTGGGTGGTGGGCCCGGGCTCCTATGGACGAAATGATGCCGGAGATGCGGCCGCTGATGCGGCGGTTCTGGCCAGGGCTGTCGGCCGCGCCGTTCGCGTCCAATACACACGCGAGCAAGGCACGGCCTGGGATCCCTGAAGTAGTCCGTCCAGTACGCAATCTCGGAATCAAAGGCTTCCTTGGCGCCGGGCGGAAGGGTGAGTGTATCGCTGGCCGGGTCAAACCGGTTCGTCTTGAACGCGACCGCCACGTCGCCGTCGACCGTCCCCTTCTGGCGGGCGCTCAAGCTGGCATAGGGGGCCTTGAAGCTGGCTTGCGCGATCAGTTCGGCGAAGAACAGCGCCAGGTTATGCAAGGTCTGGGCCGAGAAATCGGGCCCGAGCATGCCGCCGTGGCCCCAGATGGTGCCGTTGTTCATCAGCCCGTACTTGAGGAACACGGCCTGGCCGGAGGATACGTCGTCGGCGGTAAAGACAACCCCTCCGTCTGCAGTGACCGCCTTCGCGGGAATGGGCGGCGCGTTGTCGTACGCCTTGACCGAAAGCATGATGAGCGCGGAGAAGCCCACCACCATCACCAGGGCCACGGCCCGGCCCCACCACGGCGACAGAGACTCCGGTGCTTGCAAGGTTGCGGTTGACATCGCGGCTCCTCCCTGAGATCGGTCTATGACGCGACTAGCATACGTGCACCAGGCGCCGTGCCCGCTTGTGGTCTGCCGCCGGCGAGCGATACGCACGTCGAGTATGCGCGAAGCGCCGTCCGCGCACCACCCCTCGCTACGCCGCCTGCGGCCGCATCGGTGGACGCTGATGCCGCGCAGGCACAGATTGCAGTCTCAGTGTGATGACCAACGTCGAGGAATTGCAGCGCGCAGTCGATCCTGGTCCGTGCGGACAAGGTGATCAAATGATCTCGCGTGAATGACTGCTTTCTGGAGACGCGACCGGCCGCAACGGGTCGAACTGAGACCGTCAAATGAGAGGCCGCGACCGGCCAGGAACGGCCGTTCAAATATGAACCCTGCGTGATCCGCAGACTCCCTTCCGTGTTACGGTCTGGCGACTGATCTTCGGACACTGGCAGGCATGATATTCGGGTAACATCACCAGCCATTCTGTGCTGACGGGAGGGCACGTGACGCTCGGCGCGGATTTCAGAGCCGTCACCCGATAGGAAAATCGTCATGGACGCAATGACGCTCGCATCCGAGATGAAGCGCCTTGGGGAGTCGGTGGCAACGTTCGCGGCGCTGGCCGCCGCTATCCGCCGACACCTCGATAAACAACCCGGCCACCCCGAAACTGACAGGGTGCTGGGGACCGTTGCGGAGGCGGTCCTTCCCGGTCCGATAGCACCACTGGACCGCGAAGCGCTGGCTGACATACTTGCCGGGGCGATGCTGCAGATGGCCGAGTCCCACGACTTACTGAACGCGCCCGCGCGGGCGCCAGGCTGGTCGCCTCCCGACGCGGATGTTCTCATTGCGCAAGGCCGCGTCGCCGCTCCTCACGCACGTGCTTGGACACGGTTGGCCAAAGACAGGCCACAGCTCGCCGACGCACTAACGGGTCGGCTCCTCGATGTTGGCACCGGCGTCGCCGCCTTGGCATTGGAGGCTGCGGCGCTCAATCCATCGCTACGCATCGTCGGAATCGACATCTACGAGCCCGCCCTGGCGATCGCCCGCGCAGCGGTGCGTGCCAGTCCACACGCGGCGCGTATTGAACCGTAATCGGGACGTAACGACGCTCGACGAACCTGGTGCTTATACCGTCGCCTGGGCCCCCACTTCCTTCTTGCCTCGGTCGGTCGCGAACGAAGCTCTGCTTCGGATTTTTGCCGCGCTGGCACCTGGAGGCTTTCTGATTGTTGGGACGCGTGGCGGATCTGGGGCGACGTTGCAGAGCGCGCTGGCGTCGTTGCGGGTTCTGCGTAGCGGCGGCTATCCCTGGCTCGTAGACGAGTTGACCGACTACTTGTCCACGATTGGGTACAGGGACATCGAGGCGATCGCCAGCTCGGGTCGCGTGGACATTCTGGCGCGCAAACCGATGCCTCGCTGATTGGTCTTCCTATTACGCGCCGGCTGCCATCGGAGACGGCCAACGGAAGATGTCGTCGATCTGATCCGACGTCTGCTGTTCGACACGGTCGGAACCGGGTGAACCTGCCTTGGACGCTGGATTACGCCTGCCAGCGGCAGCAATGCGGAAAATCGTGACCGGCCAGCGAATGGGTCAGACCTGCCAAGTGCTGCCGGTCGACGCCTCACCAGACCGGGCACTTGAATGCCAGAAGCACTCCGTAACCTGCCATCGAGCCAATTCACACTACTCGGCCATTGCTGCCGTTGGGTCTAGCCGACGAAGGCGACCGCTGTAGATCCGTGACCGGCCATAGCCCACGAAGTTAGGTCGAATGGCAGCTTTTCATTACAACGAATGCGTGCTCCCGACCCACAGCCAACAGTCACCATTTCCTGAAAGCGGACGCTCACCGGCCGAGCTGTTTTGGATCTTCATGAATGGTCCTTTCAGGAGAGATCGCGGTTACTGCATGAACCACCCGTGACTGACGACCAGCGACTGGCCGGTGAGGGCATTGCTAGGAAAAGCGGCGAAGAAGAGAGCGGCTTCGGCAATGTCCTCGACGGTCGTGAACTCGCCGTCGACGGTCTCCTTCAGCATCACGTTGCGAATCACCTCCTGCTCCGAGATGCCGAGCGTTTTCGCCTGCTCGGGGATCTGCTTTTCGACGAGCGGCGTGCGCACGAAGCCGGGACAGATCACGTTCGCACGTACGCCATGCGCGGCGCCTTCCTTCGCGACTACCTTGGCGAGGCCTATGAGGCCGTGCTTGGCCGTGACGTAGGGTGCCTTGAGCAGCGACGCTTCCTTCGAGTGCACCGAGCCCATGTAGATCACGCAGCCGCCCCGGCCGCTGCCGTACATATGCGGGAGGCACGCACGAGTCGTGAGAAAGGCACCGTCGAGGTGGATCGCCAGCATCTTCTTCCACTCGGCGTAGCTGAATTCTTCGATGGGGTGGATGATCTGGATACCCGCGTTGCTGATCAGCACGTCGATGCCGCTAAAGGCCGCTACGACGGCCGCGACGCCGTCGTTCACCGCTTTCTCGTCGGTAACGTCCATGGCGATTCCAACGGCCTGGGCGCCGCTGTCGCGAATCTGCGCCGCGGTCGCCTCCGCGGCTTCCTTGTTGAGATCGGCGATGGCGACTCTCGCGCCCTCGCGTGCGAAGGTGAGCGCGATGTCCTTACCGATGCCGCTTGCGGCGCCTGTGATGAGTGCGGATTTGTTTCTGAGCTTCATGTCGAGGTCCTTTCGTTGAGGTAATCATGAACTATGGTGCCGAGTCCGAGGGTCAGGTCGCACAGGATGTGCACATCGAACATTGCCTGGTGCGGTACGCAAAGAGCTTGGCCTTCCCATACGGAATCAGCAAATAGGCTGTCACAATGCGAAGGATTGCTAGGGCACGCGGCTTCCACGTCTCGAAGAATGCGTTGTCGATTCGTCATGACGCGGCTGCGATGGACCTTCAAGAGAAGGCGAAGCGTACTCCTCCGCTCCCAGTGGGTGCGCGTGGTCGGGTGCTTCACCGAGTAATAGTTCGCCGAAAAGTGCGTGCCGACGCTGAAGGAGTTGAACGAGGCGGCGCGCGATATGCCGGTATTCATACTCAGGATCAGAAGGCCCCGAACAGCTTCCCCAGCACGATAATTACGGCCAGCGCGAGTAGCGGACCCACGAGACCGACCATCATGATCTCGCGATAGCTTCCGCGCTGGGTCGCGCCACAGATCGCCAGCAGCGTAACCACCGCGCCGTTGTGCGGGAGCATCGCGAGTACGCCGGAGCTGATGGACGCCACGCGGTGCATCAGTCCCGGATCGATGCCCGCGGTCGTGGCCAGCTCGGCGTAGGTTGTGCCGAGCGCGTTCATCGTAATGATCAACCCGCCCGAGGCAGAACCAGTGATACCGCCCATCACGTTGGCGGCGACGGCAATCGACACGAGTGGCCCACCGGGAACCGCCAGGAATGCTTCGCGCACCACGGCAAAGGCGGGCAACGCCGCCACGACCCCGCCGAACCCTACCAGGCTTGCCGTATTGAGTACGGGTAGCACCGAGGCGCCTGCGCCTGCGTCGAGACTCTTGCGCAGTTCGAGCAGGCGCTTGCGGTGGAGGATCACCAGCACTAGGGAGGCAATCGCCAGTGCCGTCACAACCGACCACGTCCCACTCACCGCGGCCAGGGTGGTATTGAATTGCGGCTCGGCCAGAAACCCCGTGTCCGCGCGGGGCAGGACCACAAAGCTCATCAAGAGGTTGACCGCAAGCACTATGAGAATCGGCGCTAGAGAGAGCGCAAACGACGGTAATTCCTTGCTGCGGTGGCCGTGCGTCAGCTCGGCGGGGTCGAAGTTTTCGCAATTCGTGCCCCTCGCGCGTACCAACTGATCATCGGCAGGCGCCGATGTCTCTGCTCTGTAACCTTCGCCGGCGGCTCGCGCTCGCTTCTCGACACTCTGTAACCACCATAGCCCGAAGCCGACCATAATGGCCGATGCAAGAACGCCAAGACCGGGCGCCGCGAATAGCGTAGTGCCGAAATACGGCATCGGAATAGCGTTCTGAACGGCGGGCGTACCCGGCAGCGCCGTCATCGTGAAGGTAAAGGCGCCGAGCGAAATTGCCGGAGGGATTAGACGATGCGGAACCCGCGCCTGCCGGAATAGCGCATCCGCCACGGGAAACACGGCGAAGGCCACGACGAAGAGACTCACGCCGCCATATGTCAGCACCGCGCATGCCAGCACGACTGCCATGATCGCACGCGTCTCGCCCAGCTTGTCCATTATGGTGCGAGCGATGGACAGGGCCGCGCCGCTGTCGTCCATGAGTTTGCCGAACACGCCGCCGAGCAGGAACAGCGGGAAGAGATTCCGCACGAAGTTCGACGCGTGCTGCATGAACGTCAGCGTCCATTTGGCGAGCAGAGGCTCGCCCGAGAAGGCGGCGGCCACCATCGCCGCTGCCGGTGCGGCCAGCAGCAGCGTGACGCCCCGAAACGCAAGAAAGATGAGCAAGCCGAGAGCGATCAGGATACCGAGCAGTTGGAACGTGTATGCACTCATGAAACATCTCCCCTCGCGGGCCGGCAGTTGGGCAACGGACGTACTCGGTCATCGCAAAGTCGTTCGTGGATGAGAGTCAGCAGTCAGATCGTAAACCCGCACGCCGGGCAGCACTTCCGTTGGCTCGAGCCAGTCCCGATGGGCGCAGGCGCGCCGAACGTCTTCAAGGCCCGCCTCCCACAGCTGTCGCACCGTCGCGCGGGAAAATTCGTAGTCCTTCGAGTTCGTGGAATGTGACAGCCGCCGGTTGATGAGGTGGGCAATCGTGATACAGCGTTGGTTCCCGACAGCAGGCAGCAGCAGCTTGTAATCGGGGTCCTCGTGCAGATCGGCCGGAACCTTCTGCATGAGACGGCCGAGCGCAAGTCGCAGGTTCTCGACCTCCTGCACGCGCTTCGTGTTGAACCGCGTCTTGCTCGAGTAGCGGATATCCTTCTCGCGCTCAAGCACCTGGTCGAGATTCGCAGGCAGCTCCCCTCTGGCGCTGAAGAGATCGACCTGCACGATCAGCGCGTTCACATCCGGGGAGTCGTCCAGCACGTACGAGAGCGGCGAGTTCGACACGATCCCGCCGTCCCAGTAATGGTCGCCCTCGATCAGGACAGGCGGAAAGCCGGGCGGCAGCGAGCCGCTCGCCATGATGTGCTCGACGGCGAGCTTGCGGTCGAGATTGTCGAAATAGATCGAGTTGCCAGTGCCTACGTTGACCGAGCCCACGCTAAGGCGCACGCGTCCCTCGCGGTTGAGATACTTAAAATCGATGAGCCCTTTGAGTGTTTCACGCAGCGGAGCCGTGTCGTAGATGCTCAGGGCCTGCGGAGTGCCGTCGAGCGCGAACAGCGCAGGCGGCATTCTCGGGGTGAAAAAGCCCGGCACGCCGAAAGTGGCCGCAGCGGCAGCGCTCAGCCGGTTCACTTCGATACGCGCAGGGTCCCACTGGGCGAAAGCGGCACCGGGTATGCCCGATGAAACACGGTCCCAAAAATCGCGCAGACGCTCGAGCCGTGTTTCCGCGGGATTGCCCGCGATCAGTGCGCCGTTGATGGCTCCGATCGAAACGCCTGTCACCCAGTCAGGTGCGATGCCCTGTTCCGCCATGCCCTCGTAGACACCCGCCTGATAGGCACCGAGCGCGCCGCCGCCCTGCAACACCAGCACGGTTCGATCATGCATGTGCTTCGCGCCCGCACGCACATTTTTTGAACTGTCCGACATACGGCTCTCCTTCAGGCACTGGTGCGCAACATCGGAGACGTGCTAGGCGGACATGTCAGTGCACGCCTTAACCGTCGCTCGGACATCGAAGGTCGATACTTCTCCTTTGCACCGTGGGCAATTCAGTGACATGTTGTCTGCAAATTAACTTTGTTTTATCCCGCACCCCGCGGGATAAGATTGCTGTGTTGGGATAACAAAATGGCCCGTCGGGATAACAAAGGATTGTCATATTTCAGCAATGTAAGATGCCTATTCTGCGCCCATTTTGTCCTGATCCCCAAACGTGCGTTAAACGCTCACCGTTTGGCCCTCGCCCCGGGGCAATAGCGTATGGCAATTTTCCGCGGCACGAGTTTGCAGTTGATTCATATCAAAAACATGCGCCCTCGTGCGGCATAGTGAGCTTCCCTCTGTATTTCGTCTTCCAAGGGAGTGGCATCAAGCCGCCATTTTCCGCTCATGCTGAGTCGTGATCCAGTGGCGCAGGAACTGAACCGGCGAGTGGTAGCCGAGCGCGGAGTGGCGACGACTCCGGTTGTAAAACACTTCGATGTAATCGTACAGGTCAGCGATCGCCTGCTCGCGTGTCGTGTAGCGTGTCCCATGCACGCGTTCATTCTTCAAGCTGTTGAAGAAAATCTCTGCTGGCGCATTGTCCCAGCAGTTGGCTTTGCGGCTCATCGAGCAACGCATGGCGTACTGCGCGAGCTTGCTTCGATGCGCCTTGCTTGCATACTGGCTGCCGCGGTCGGAATGATGAATCAATCCCGGTGCCGGCCTTCTGCGAAACCACGCCATGGTGAGCGCATCCGTCACGATGTCTGCCGTCATTCTCGGCTTGATCGACCAGCCCACGATCTCGCGGTTAAACAGATCGAGCACCACCGCCAGATAGAGCCAGCCTTCGTCGGTCCAGACGTAGGTGATATCGGAACACCACGCCTGATTAGGCGCTGCTGGCGCAAAGTGTCGATCGAGCAGGTTCTGCGCTATCGGCAGCGTGTGCTTGGAGTCCTTGGTGGCCTTGTAGCGCCGTTTGTGACGTGCCTGGATAGCGTTCTCACGCATCAGCCGCTCAACGCGGGGTTTGCTCGCTGGAATGCCGCGCCCGCGCAGCTCGCGCACCATCCTGGGCGAGCCGTAAGCCCCCTTGAACTGCTTGTGAATAGCCTGAATGAAGGTCAGCAGTTGCAGATCCGTGAGGCGCTTACGCGTTGGGCTGCCGCCACGCTTCCACGTCCGATATCCGCTCACGCTCACCGTCAGGGCATCGCACATCGCCGGCAGCGAAAACACCTTGCGTTGCGCACATATCCAGGCGTACTTCACAGCACATCCTTCGCGAAGTACGCCGTCGCTTTTTGTTAAGATTTCACACTCCAGGCGTAGCCGCGCATTTTCAGCGCGCAGCCGTGAGAGCTCCATCTGCTCCGGCGTGACCACCTTCGTCCCCCGTGGGTTGAGCTTGCCCTTCTTGGCGGACTGCACCCAGTTGCGGAGCGTCTGCTCAACCAGGCCCAGATCCTTCGCAACAGCCGCGATGCCCTGGCCACTCGTCACACGCTTCACCGCCAGCTCTTTGAACTCCGGCGTGTATTCCTGCTTCGGTATCTTGAACATATCTGCCTTCCAGTCAGTCGGGTTTATAACCCACTTCCTGGAGGACGAATTTTCGGGGGAAGCTCACAGCATGATGGGCATTGGACCAAAGCCGTATTGTGTTTGGACGGCCGATGAGTGCCGTATGAGAAGGCGTCAGGGCGGATCTGCCCCGCAGGGCCTTACCCAATTTTGAACGAAAGGAATCAACCGTGGCACAAGTATCCAAGGAACTCGGCGTGATCGCGGTACTGGCGAAGCGCATGGTCGAGGAGCGGCTACCCAAGGCGTTGGCGCTGAAAGAAAGAGTCGATCGCGGCGAAACGCTTAATGGCCTCGATCTCAACTTTCTCGAGCAGATCGTGAAAGACGCCGGCGAGATCATGCCGAAGGTGAAGGATGATCCGCGCGCAATGCAGGTCGCCGCGCGCATGCTGCAGCTCTACAAGGAAATCACCGCCAAGGCGCTCGAGAACGAGCAGGCCAAGAAGGATTGACAGTTACATTTTACGGAGCAGAAACGATGGGCGACAAAAAGAAGGCGAAAGCAGCGGGCAAAAACGACGCGGTACCGAAGGAGAAGATCAACGGCAAGCGCTACGACGAGGAAATGGCGAAGCTGCACGTCGAGCTCGTCAAGCTGCAGGAGTGGGTCAAGTTCAAGGGCTTGAAGGTCATGATCGTGTTCGAAGGCCGTGACGACGCGGGCAAGGGTGGTGCGATCAAAGCGATCACCGAGCGCGTGAGCCCGCGGGTGTTTCGAGTGGTGGCGCTGCCGGCGCCGACCGACCGCCAGAAGAGCCAGATGTATATGCAGCGTTACATGGAGCACTTCCCGGCGGCTGGCGAAGTGGTGATCTGGGACCGGAGCTGGTACAACCGCGCCGGCGTCGAGCGCGTGATGGGATTCGCCCCGGAGGCGACGGTCAAACGGTTCCTGGAGCTGACGCCGGCGTTCGAGAAGCTGATGATCGAATCGGGCATCATCCTGATCAAGTACTGGCTCGAGGTGAGCGAGAAGGAGCAAACCCGCCGGCTCGCGGGGCGCATTCACGACGGGCGCAAGATCTGGAAGCTCTCACCGATGGGCGTCGAGTCGTACAGCCGCTGGTACGATTACTCGCGGGCGCGCGACGAAATGTTCAAGGCTACCGATTCGTCGTGGGCGCCGTGGTACGTCGTGAATTCGAACGACAAGAAACGCGCGCGCTTGAATCTCATCACGCACCTGCTCACCAAGATTCCATACAAGAAAGCGCCGCGCGAGAAAGTGAAGCTGTCCGAGCGCGGCAAGTCGCACGGCTACAAGGAGCCGAATTATCCGTACAAGTACGTGCCCGCGAAATTCTAAGCGGTGACCTCCCCATGAGAAAATTCGCAGCGATCATGGGCATATTGTGTTTGTCCTGTGTCAGCGCGCACGCCATGTGGACGAAGGAGGGCGCGACCGCGGACGACCTCATAACGCGATCAGTCGGAGTGCGAACGCAAGGCGAGCGCCGACACATCTTTCAATCAGCCACGGCGCGGCGCGGGTTCGGGTACCGGCCCGCGCGTCTCCAACACCATGGCGAGGGAGGACCAGTCCTTTCGCCTGTGCATGAAGTCCAGGGGCTACGCTGAATCCTCCGACAAATGAGGTTGTCCCTCCGGCGGAATTCGAACCGCGCGACGTGCCACTCAAGGACGGACGGCGCGTAACGCTGCGCGAGATTCGCGCCGACGACGCGGATCGCATGCAGGCGGCATTGCGCGCAATGTCCGACCAGTCGCGCTATACAATGTTCATGTCGGCCTTGCGCGAACTGCCGCCGAAAATGCTGGACCGTGCAACTCATCCGGTCGCCGGGCGCGAGTTTCAGCTCGTCGCAGTCGTCGGCGAAGGCGCGCAGCAAACTATTGTCGGCGGTGCGCGTTACGCGGCCGGCAAACCATGAGCCGACACAACCATACCTGTGCCATTGATTGATCTTGACACTACTACAATCGAACATGCGCGCGAGCTGCGCTTGCGTGTAGCCGAACTTCAACAGTCGCTTGATGCCGTTCAGGCGTTGACGTTCAACCTTAGTCATTTCGCATAACCTCCGCGGCGGTGTCGGTCACACCATTTTACTTCGTGCAAACGTTGTAGGGCCGTACGTGGGGCGATAATGGGGAAAGACCGATAAACCAGCTGAAGAACCGTATGGAATTGGCGCTAAAAGCCAAACTTTCGGAAAACAGACGTCGTCGGCCGCATTCTCCAGGCGTTCTCGGGTCTTTCCATCAAAGATCGAGGCGGCAAGGTGGTGTTGCCCACGGCTCAGTGGTGTGCCACCGTGCATCTGGCGTTCCGCATGGCTCTCGGGATTTCCCAAAGGAACAAGATTAGCAGCAAGGGGCGTGCTCGATAGTCCAAGCGAGACGATTGCGCACGTGAGGATCAACAGGCGATCCGAAAGGGTAGGTTTCATGGACTCACAGCTCCAATCTGTTGAGCCGCAGCGCATTCGTGACGACGGAAACCGAGCTCAACGCCATGGCTGCGCCCGCAACGATGGGCGAGAGCAGTAGCCCGAACGTGGGGTAAAGGACTCCAGCAGCAAGCGGGATGCCCAGCGCGTTGTAGCCAAATGCAAAGGCCAGGTTCTCCTTGATATTGCGCATGGTCGCGCGCGACAGCCTGACAGCACGCGCGATGCCGCGCAGGTCGCCTTTGACCAGGGTTATGCCGGCGCTTTCCATCGCCACATCGGTACCGGTTCCCATCGCTATCCCGACGTCAGCTTGCGCGAGCGCCGGTGCGTCGTTGATGCCGTCTCCGGCCATGGCGACCTTATGCCCGGCCGCTTGCAGGCGTTTCACATGACCGGCCTTGTCGGCAGGCAGTACTTCGGCGAGGTTCTCGTCTATACCGAGTCGCTGGGCGACAACTTCGGCAGTTCGCCTGGAATCGCCGGTGAGCATGACGATTCGTATCCCCGATTGCTTGAGCGTTGCGATTGCCTCCGGGGTGTTTTCCTTGATCGGGTCGGCGACCGCGGCGAGCCCGGCCGCCTTGCCATCCATTGCGAAAAAAACGACGGTCTTCGCCTCTCGGCGCCAGGATTCTGCACGCTCTTCCCAGCGCCCTGTATCAATGCCGCTCTGACCGAGAAACGCACGACTGCCGACGAGGACCCGCTTGCCGTCGATATCGGCCTGCACGCCAAGCCCATTGACGGCACTGAAGGTGCCAGCCGGACGCGGTGTCAGGCCGCGTTTCTTGGCCCCCCCGACGATAGCGAGCGCGATCGGATGCTCTGAAAGTTGTTCTACGCCCGCCACCAGGGCGAGCGCGTCATCCTCAGGAACCCCTTCGGCGACAAAGTCGGTGAGCGCGGGACGACCTAGTGTCAGGGTGCCGGTCTTGTCCACCACGAGCATGTCGATGTCACGCATGCGCTCGATCGCCTCGGCATTGCGAAACAGGATGCCGGCGCGTGCACCTTGTCCCATAGCGACGGTCATTGAGATCGGCGTCGCAAGACCCACGGCACACGGGCAGGCAATGATCAGAACTGCAATGGCGTTCAGAAACGCGTATGCAAACCTGGGCTCCGGACCGAAGAACCACCAGACAATCGCCGTCACGATGGCGATCACGATAACGACTTGGACGAAATACGCCGCGATGGTGTCGGCGAGGCGCTGGATCGGCGCTCGCGTGCGCTGCGCCTGCGCGACCATATGCACGATCTGCGAGAGGAGCGTATCTGAACCGACGCGCTCGGCCCGGATAAGGAGCGAGCCGTTGCCGTTGACGGTTGCACCTGTAACCATGGCGCCCGCTTCCTTGGCGACCGGCATTGGTTCTCCCGTAATCATGGATTCGTCCACCCGACTGGTGCCTTCGAGCACTGCGCCGTCCACGGGTATCTTGTCGCCTGGCTTTACACGCAAGCGATCGCCGACCTTCACTGTTTCGAGCGGGACCTGTTCCTCGGTGCCATCCTCGCGCAGACGCCATGCGAGATTGGGCGCTAGCCGCAGCAATTGCTGGATCGCCTGGCTCGTCTGGCCCATCGCGCGCAACTGCAGCACGTCACCCAGCATGACCAACGTGACGATTACACTTGCCGCCTCGAAATAGGTACCAACCGCGCCGTCGTGCTCGCGGAATTCCTGCGGGAAAAGGCCGGGGAAAAGCACCGCAGCCAGACTGAAGAGATACGCGAGTCCCACGCCCAGTCCGATCAGCGAATACATATTGAGCGAGCGGTGCGTGAGGGACAGCCACAACTTGTGCAGGATCGGCCAGCCGACCCACAGCACCACTGGGGTGCCCAGAGCGAACTCGATCCAGCCGCGTGGCCGCGGCTGAATGCCCAACGGATCGTGGATGCCGATCATCGGCGACATCGCGAGCATGACCAGTGGGATCGACAGCGCGATGCCGACCCACAGCCGCCGCGTAAGGTCACGCAGCTCGGAATCGTCCGTCTCGCCCGTGCCCGCGATCGGCACGAGCGCCATGCCGCACTTGGGGCAGGATCCGTCGACCTGCAGCCAAGCTTGGCGTAATCATGGTCATAGCTGTTTCCTGTGTGAAATTGTTATCCGCTCACAATTCCACACAACATACGAGCCGGAAGCATAAAGTGTAAAGCCTGGGGTGCCTAATGAGTGAGCTAACTCACATTAATTGCGTTGCGCTCACTGCCCGCTTTCCAGTCGGGAAACCTGTCGTGCCAGCTGCATTAATGAATCGGCCAACGCGCGGGGAGAGGCGGTTTGCGTATTGGGCGCTCGGTCTTGCCTTGCTCGTCGGTGATGTACTTCACCAGCTCCGCGAAGTCGCTCTTCTTGATGGAGCGCATGGGGACGTGCTTGGCAATCACGCGCACCCCCCGGCCGTTTTAGCGGCTAAAAAAGTCATGGCTCTGCCCTCGGGCGGACCACGCCCATCATGACCTTGCCAAGCTCGTCCTGCTTCTCTTCGATCTTCGCCAGCAGGGCGAGGATCGTGGCATCACCGAACCGCGCCGTGCGCGGGTCGTCGGTGAGCCAGAGTTTCAGCAGGCCGCCCAGGCGGCCCAGGTCGCCATTGATGCGGGCCAGCTCGCGGACGTGCTCATAGTCCACGACGCCCGTGATTTTGTAGCCCTGGCCGACGGCCAGCAGGTAGGCCGACAGGCTCATGCCGGCCGCCGCCGCCTTTTCCTCAATCGCTCTTCGTTCGTCTGGAAGGCAGTACACCTTGATAGGTGGGCTGCCCTTCCTGGTTGGCTTGGTTTCATCAGCCATCCGCTTGCCCTCATCTGTTACGCCGGCGGTAGCCGGCCAGCCTCGCAGAGCAGGATTCCCGTTGAGCACCGCCAGGTGCGAATAAGGGACAGTGAAGAAGGAACACCCGCTCGCGGGTGGGCCTACTTCACCTATCCTGCCCGGCTGACGCCGTTGGATACACCAAGGAAAGTCTACACGAACCCTTTGGCAAAATCCTGTATATCGTGCGAAAAAGGATGGATATACCGAAAAAATCGCTATAATGACCCCGAAGCAGGGTTATGCAGCGGAAAA
>OEPD01000004.1_pt1 | contig 4354 bp, 3 predicted proteins | sample 1539451 | NCBI WGS metagenome assembly OEPD01 (sample SAMN02393684, study PRJEB22366) | soil metagenome | biome: freshwater stream | place: Canada: Laurel Creek, Waterloo, ON
GCTACCTCGTGAACTCGTAGCGGTCCCCTGCGCGTGCTCTGCGGACGTGCGTGCCCGCCCCGCTGCATCCTCCCGGTTACCCTCCAAATGAAAAGGCCAGCGCAGATGGGGGCACTCCCGCGCGTCGAGCGCCGCGCGCGACGCCCTCAAGGTCAGGCTTTGGCGGCCGTAGATGTATTGTCAACTCTGGATGTTTTGATGCGGATCCTGATCGTGGATGACGAGCCTATTGGCGCGCTCGTGATCAAAAGGTGCCTGGAGCGCGCAGGTCATGAGACCGAGTGCGCCAGCGACGGTGCGGCTGCACTGGAGAAAATACGAGAGCGAGCGCCGGATCTCCTGATAACTGACATCCAGATGCCAGTCATGTGCGGGGAGAAATTGTGCGGCGCTATCCAGGCCGAATTTCCAGATCGCCGCTTTCCTATCATCGTCATGACTGCCACGCTCGAGCGCGGCACCCGGGACTGGGTCGCCGGAATCCCCGGCGCAGAGTTCCTGGAAAAACCGTTCAGCCCTCGCCAGATAGTTGCCAGGGTGAGCGAACACGCAACAACCCTGTCCTCTTAGTGCGGCCGCGGCACCCCGGCCTGGCTGGGAGTGCGCCGCAGCAGCGCCGAACCCATTGTCCTGCTCGTGGTCGAATCCCTGAACGAGGAGTGGGTTTCTGACGCAGAGCGCTTAACCTTACGTCATGCTTCGCCTGACCGAATCCCAGATTGAAGAGTTTTACGACGCAGGCTACGTCGTCCTGTGTGACGTTTTTCACGATGCTGAAATCCGGGAAATCAGCGGGGCTTTCGATCGCCTCCGCGACACGGCGATCGAGCTGACGCAGCCCGAGATGATCAAAGGCGCCTACTTCGTCGTCAACGACCACCGGATCAACCGCATCGTCTGGTGTGGAGCGGCCGAGCCGGTCCTGCTGAAGTACGGCGAAGACGCGCGGCTCACGTTCCCTTCGAGCCAGCTCCTGGGGAGCAACGAAATGGACCAGCTCATCTGCCAGGCCCACTTCAAACTGCCAGACGACGGGGTGGGATTCGGCTGGCATCAGGATAGCGACCATCGTCGCTACGGGACAGACGTGTGGACGGACGTGAATGGCCGCGGCAGCTTTGTGCAGACGCTGATGGCGGTCGACGTCATGAACGAGGAAAACGGGCCTCTCATGGTGGTGCCGGGCAGTGGCCGCGAGGGCCATCAATATCTGAAACAGAACCCTTCCCCGCTGGATGCGCTTTTCGACGGCCGGGCGCAGCCCGTGTTGATGGAGCAAGGCTCGGTGCTGTTGCTGGGCCCTTACACGATTCACGGCAGCAAGCCCAACCGTTCCGAGCACGCCCGCCGGGTCTTCATCAACGGCTATGCTTACCCGGGGGCGAATCGCCGGATTTATCCCGGAGAGGGTGCGGGACGCAGAGTTGTAATCCAGCGTCCCTGATGGCGGTGGAAGCCACGAGCCGCGCGGCAAGAGCAGCGCATTGCTTCAGGTCTTTTCGTTCAGCGCAGACCAGATTTTCGTCGGCGTGAGCGGCATGTCGAGCCGGGTGATGCCGAACGGACGCAGGGCATCGAGCACGGCTTCCACCAGCGCCGGTATCGAGGCCGTGCAGCCCGACTCGCCAACGCCTTTCACGCCCAGAGGACTCACCTGCGAGGGCGTAGGGCACTCAGCGAGCTGGATTGCCGGCAGCAGGCCCGCCCGCGGCATGAAGTAGTCCAGAAAGCTTCCCGTGAGTAATTGACCGTTTTCGGGATCGTATACGGCGTGCTCGCCGAACACCTGGCCCGCGCCCTGGGCCAGGGCGCCGTGTATCTGGCCCTCGACGATGCTGTGGTTGATCACGACACCGCAATCGCCGACCGCCACGTACGAAACGATTCGGCTCGATCCAGTGCCAGGATCGATCTCGACCTCGGCGATATGGCAGTCATTCGGGAAAGTCGAGCCGAACGATCCCCCACCGACCGCGGCGAGGCGCTTTCTCTGCGCGAGTTCGGTGAGCGAGACAGCCCTCCCGGTTTCGCGATACCGGAACTCGCCACCGCCATACTCCACCTGCGAGGGCTCGACGCCCAGTTCTTCTGCGGCGAAGCGTTTGCCCCGGTCGATCAGCTCGAGCGCGCCGAGATGACAGGCACTGCCCGATCCGATCATCGTGCGCGAACCGCCGGTATGGTTTCCGGTGAGGATCGGATCGTGAATTTCCTGGCGTACCGCAACGCGTTCGACGTCGATCTCCAGCACCTTCGCGACGATCATCGCGAGCACCGTCTGCCCCTGCGAGTGACCGGTCGTGAAAACCACGATACGGCCGGCGTCATCCACCGTCAGCGCGACCTCATCGCGTCCGATCGCGCCGGCGCCGGTGCTCTCTATGACTGTCGAGACGCCGCGTCCACGCAGTTTTCCGGCTTTTTCCGACGCCGCGCGGCGCTGCGCGTAGCCATCCCAGTCCGCAATGTCGAGCGCCCTTGCCAGCAATCCGGGGAAATCCGCGATCTCGTAGGTTGATCCGGTGGGCGTCCGGTAGGGAAACGCCTGCCGCGGAATGAAGTTGCGGCGGCGCAGCTCGGCCCCGTCCACGTGGAGCTCGGCCGCGGCCTGGCTCACCAGCCGCTCGATCACGTACGCGATATCGGGCCGGCCCGCTCCCCGGTAGTTTCCGACCGGTGCGGCATTGGTATACGCAACCCGCCACTGCGCGTACAGCGCAGGAATGCGATACGCCCCCGAGAGACAATTCCTCGCGTTGCCGATCGGCCCCGCGGCATTGGGCGGTGTCGCGTAAGCGCCCAGATCCGCGATCCAGTCCAGGCGCATGGCGAGAAACCTGCCATCACCATCGAGGGCAAGCTCGCCGCGAATCACGTTGGCCCGGCCATGCGTGTCCGATTGCAGCCCCTCGGAGCGTGTAGACACCCACTTGACCGGGCGTCCGGTCGAGCGTGCCGCCAGCATCGCCGCGCAATATTCAGGGTAGCCCATGCTGCGGCTGCCGAAACCGCCACCGACATCGAGCGCGACGATCTTGATTTTCTCCGCCGCGAGACCGCTATAGCCCGCAAGCTGTCTGCGCATCATTTCGGCGCCCTGCACGCACACATGGACGGTGTAGGTCTCGTCGTTCGCATCGAAAGCGACCAGGCACGCGCGCGGCTCCATGGGATTGGGCACGACGCGCGTGCTCTCTACCCGGAGCCGGGTGACATGCGCAGCACGGGAAAATGCCGCCTGTACGGCAGCTGCATCGCCGGCTTCATATGCGAAGCACAAATTTCCCGGTACGCCGTCGTGCAACCGTGGCGCCCCCTTCGCGAGCGCGTCTTCCGGTGCTATCACGCAAGGGAGGTCCTGGTACTCGATCTCGATCAGTTGAGCGGCATCCTGTGCCGCGTACGCGGATTCGGCAACTACCAACACGACCGGCTCACCCACGAACCGCACCCGCTGGTGCGCCAGCGCAGGCCGCTCCGGAATCAGCGCCCGCATGCCATTGCTGCCGGGAAAATTCATGAAGTTGAGCGGGCGTACGTAACCCGCCTGCACCGCGTCCTCCCCGGTGAGCACCAGACGGACGCCGGGATAATTGCGCGCAGCCGCGATATCGATAGCCACGATGCGCGCGTGCGCGCGATTGGCGCGCAGAAAGGCGCCGTGCAACTGCCCCGGAAGATTCCAGTCGGACGCGAACTTGCCGCATCCGGTCAGCAGCCGAAAATCCTCGAGCCGCGAGACCTGTGCGCCGCCTACGTTAAAGGTATCGGTCAATTGAACACCATACATATTCGTAAATATGTGTTTACATGAAGATATTGTATAGTCCTGCCGTGCCGTAGCTATCGGTTTCACTCGCGTTTATAGCTACTCTTCCCTGTGGCTGGGGAGCTGGCGCGAACAAGACACGCTGGCCACCTCACCCGCCCTCAACCCCATGACATCAGCTGCAGTTCCGCCACCCAGCTCTTGCCCGAAGTTCGAGACCGCCCGGACTACGAGCGCGAGCCGGGGCTGACGATGAGGAGTGAGGAGGACCGATCCGACGCGGAGCACCGCTATGGGCCCGGTGCCTGGGGGAAAAGCATGGAAGCCCCTCCAACTGGCACCCTGGTGAGTTGGGATTTCCGGCAGAGTGAGGTGGGCACCTGGACATGGCAACGGACCAATCTTGATGGCTCCGTGACCGCCACATCGACACCTCATAAGAACATCGGTTCAGTCATAGCGGATGCCATGGCAGCTGGCTTCAGGCCCGGCAGCCACCGCTGGGTCATTGAGGATGATCTGTCTATTACCCATTTTGCGCCGGGACAGGAGCCGCAGATCCTGGGGAAGTAACCGGCGGTCGCA
>OEPD01000008.1_pt1 | contig 2807 bp, 3 predicted proteins | sample 1539451 | NCBI WGS metagenome assembly OEPD01 (sample SAMN02393684, study PRJEB22366) | soil metagenome | biome: freshwater stream | place: Canada: Laurel Creek, Waterloo, ON
CCATGATGGCGGTCGTTCTGGCCGACCGCCTTGGCCTTGAGGTCGAAACGGACATTGTGCAGCGGGAGAAGGTCGCCCGAACCGGAGCCGGTTCAGATCATCGCCTGGCGTTCAACCCGACTTTCGAGGGGGAGGTGATCCCCGGCCAGAAGTACATCGTTGTCGATGACACGCTGACGATGGGCGGCACCATTGCCTCATTACGCGGCTACATCGAGAACAACGGCGGCAAGGTCATGGCGGCGTCCGTCATGACCGCCCATGAAGGCGCGCTTGACCTGGCGGTCAAGCCGAAGATGCTTGCGGGCATCAATGAGAAACACGGTCCAGCAATGGACGCATTTTGGAAGGAAACCTTTGGCTATGGCATCGACCGACTCACCCAAGGAGAAGCCGGACACCTCCGCGCTGCCCCGTCCGTTGACGCAATCCGAGATCGCATCGCTGCGGCTCGAAATGAAGCAGTCAATCGAGTGGGGGCAAGCCGAACTGCGACGACGGCGCGAGCAGGGCAACAGCAGTCCCCGGCAGTAAAGCAGTCCAGCGGCAACAGCGGCGAGGATTTGCTACAGGCTGCCCAGGAGGCCGAGACGGAACAGCAGGCCCTCTTAGAATCCGCGCCCATCGAGCAGACCTACCAGCAGACCCTTGCGCTCTACGTGCAGGCAAATCATGACCAGGTGGAGCGCATCGAGGACCGCCTAGAACAGCTCGTAGACCGTCAGCAGGCGCGTTTGCAGCAGCTACAGTCCAATGCCCCCGGCTTGCTGTCCCTGCCGCGTACAAAGGCCGCCTGGCAGCAGCAGCAGGCCCAACAGCAAGCCCGCTTGCAGACCCTGCACACGCGGCTGGACATGGTGCGCGAAATCAAGGAAGGCATGGGCATTCACGCGCCCAAGATCGAGGAACTGGCGACGCGCAAGATGCGCGCGGAGCATCCCGAGCTGGCCGGCGACTGGGATTCGATGCGTGAAGCAGCCCGACGGCACCAGGCCCTGATGCGCAAGCAGGAGCAGGAGAAGAAACAGGCCCAGGAGCGCGAGCGCGGGCGCAGTCAGAGCTTGGGCCTGTCAAACAAGCCCAGCTAACGCAAAAACAAAGCCCGGCAACGCCGGGCTTTTTCATCTGCGCCTCTGCGATTCATAACGAGGCCCACACCACCAGGGCGGCCGCGAACAACACCATGCCGCCGGCGATCATGTTCATCATCGCCACGCGCCGCGCGTCCGCGACCTTGGCCGCGAGCTGGCGGCCAAGGCCGTCGTCGATTTCCCTGCGGATCGCTTCGGCCGCCTGCGCGGCGCTGTCCTTCATTACCTTCGCCATTGCGTCCTTGCTGGCCGCCAGGGCCGCGTTCAGCATCCGCTCCGCTTTGGCCTTGGCGTCCTCGCCCCAACGATGGGCGATCCCTTCCAGCTCTTCCTTGGCCGCACTGTCGGCCATGAGCCGGGCGTTGATGGTATGCAGGATCAGCACCGGGTCGTCGCGGCCGACGGCGATGCCGTGCTTGGCCGCAATCTCCCGGATCAGCTCTTCAATCTGGTCGCTCATAGCACGGCCGCCGCGTCGAGCTGTTCAAACAGGCCGCGCCGCACGATCTTGAGGCGTTGCCGCGTCATGATCGTGAGCGATTCATCGGCCAGCGCCTGGTCGAACGTCAGCCGCTCTTGCAGCATGTCGCTGAAATCGCGGCCGTAGGTTTCTTCCTTGAGGGCCGGAATCTGGATGATGGACGACACGCGGGCCTTGTTGGCCGTGTACGCCTTCATCTGCTCAAAGCTCTTGCCCTCATGCTCGATAGGCCCCCAATACGGGTTCAGCCAGACCACGAAAAGCGCTTCGGCCGGGAACTGGCTGGCGAGCTGGGCGAAGCCGCTCACCGTGTCCAGGAGAGCCTGGCCGCCGGTGACGACGGTATGGATGACCAGCTCATGCCCCATTTCTTGCAGCAGAGCCGGCACCTGGTTGCTGATGAGGTAATGCGACAGAGGCACGAACGAGCTGGCACCGTTGTCGATCACCACGTCATCCTTGGTCGGCGCAATCAGCTCGACCAGGGTGTCGAAGTTGCGCGAGTTAATTTCGTCGCCGGCCATGATGTTCAGCCGGCGGACGTTCAGGGCCTTGTAGCCCTCGAACGTCGCGTTCACCGGGTCGGTGTCGATGCACAAGGGTGTCTGCCCCTTGTCCATCTTGTACTGCGCAATGATCGCGGCGATGGCCGACTTGCCGACCCCGCCCTTGCCCTGCAAAACCATGTGAATTTTCGCCATTACAGTAGATCCTTTTTGTCCGGTGTTGGGTTGAAGGTGAAGCCGGTCGGGGCCGCAGCGGGGGCCGGCTTTTCAGCCTTGCCCCCCTGCTTCGGCCGCCGTGGCTCCGGCGTCTTGGGTGCCGGCGCGGGTTCCGCAGCCTTGGCCTGCGGTGCGGGCACATCGGCGGGCTTGGCCTTGATGTGCCGCCTGGCGTGCGAGCGGAACGTCTCGTAGGAGAACTTGACCTTCCCCGTTTCCCGCATGTGCTCCCAAATGGTGACGAGCGCATAGCCGGACGCTAACGCCGCCTCGACATCCGCCCTCACCGCCAGGAACGCAACCGCAGCCTCATCACGCCGGCGCTTCTTGGCCGCGCGGGATTCAACCCACTCGGCCAGCTCGTCGGTGTAGCTCTTTGGCATCGTCTCTCGCCTGTCCCCTCAGTTCAGTAATTTCCTGCATTTGCCTGTTTCCAGTCGGTAGATATTCCACAAAACAGCAGGGAAGCAGCGCTTTTCCGCTGCATAACCCTGCTTCGTGGTCATTATAGCG